>Ga0155119_104_pt1 | contig 31087 bp, 40 predicted proteins | sample RifCSPhighO2_01_FD_106087 | JGI IMG/M metagenome (GOLD analysis project Ga0155119, IMG submission 106087) | Candidatus Zambryskibacteria bacterium RIFCSPHIGHO2_01_FULL_43_60
CGGCTAACTTTATTTCTCCTTCTGATGAAATATCACGTCCGAATTCAGTAAAATTAACTAAATTTTTATTACCACTTTCTACCAAAGCATTAACAGCTTCATCAAATGTAATTTCTGAAAACTTCTTTAACCCCAATACTTTATTAAGGATTGCTATAGTTTTTTTAAAATTTAGACCTATTCTTTCAAGAATATTTGGCATCAAAATTAATGCTTCCATTAAAATTTTAGTATATTCCTCAATGATTGGAATTAACTTTCCTATATCACCTTTAATTTCAGCTTCGCAATGAAAAAACTGGTTCAGATGTCTTTTGCCTGGCTTCTCACCACGCAATGATGGTAAATAGCAATAAACCTTATCAATTCCATTCATCAATAGCGGTTCAAATCCAAATTGTGAAGAATCAACTAAATTTGAGTCATACTTACCAAACTTTATCGGGATTGATTCTGAATCTGAGCCGGGACCCATTGGAGATGAAATACTGGGAGTAAGCATAAATAAATCGATATTTTTCGCTCCATATTCAACTCCAAAATAATGATCGGAAGCGGCTTTAATATAATGTCGTAACGTTATAAGTGCCTGGAAATATCCACTTCGTGTTAATTCAAGATAATGAGTTTTGGAATCATATATTGGCAAAACAAAAGATTCCGGATTGGAACCCCTGAATTTTAGGTCATCATCTTTAATTTGATTGTGCAAATAATCTGGAATCATAATTTTAGTGCTCAATTATTCTAATTTTAGCGTTATCAGTAGTTGCGGAAATTTCCAAGTTTCCACCTATCGGCATTGTAGCAATCGGAGTTGTATGTCCAAAATCAACATTGGCAATAATTGGAATACTCTGTAATTCTTTCTTTGTGCTAATAATTTTCTGCAATAATTCTTTTGTCATTTTCGTTTCTTTCTGAAAACGACCGATTAAAATTCCTTTGACGCCACTGAAATCTGATTGGTGAATCAGCGATTGTAGTTGTCGATCAAATAGCGGTGGATTTATTTCTACATCTTCTTCGAGAATCAGAATTGCATCATCAAACCCTGGCCAGTATTGTGTCCCTTGTAATGCGTTTAGACATCTGACATGACCACCGACAACACGACCAACAGCAGGACCTAGATTTAATATCCAATATCCGTCATTTTGGATAAACTTTCTTTTTTCTTGGTCTATATACCACGGGTCATCACTCCATTCCTTTGAAGATAGCAAATCAAAAGCATTTTCCTCCATGCAACATTTTGCAAAATTTTCTAAGGAATATTCAAATCCATACTTCATCCCCCAACTTGAAAAATGTGGACCTATATAGGTAATCATTCCTGTTTTGGTCGTGATCGCGTTTGCTAATGCCGTTACGTCAGAGAAGCCACAAATGATTTTTGGATTTTGAGCGATCAATTCATAGTCGATATATTGAAGCAACTGATTAGAATTGTATCCGCCAATAACGGTTAAAATCGCATCAACTTTTTTATCCGCGAAGGCATCGTGTAAATCTTCAATTCTCGACTCAACAGGAGATGAGTTAAATTCATCTATTTCATCAACATGTTTTCCGAAGGACAACTTGAACCCGAACTTTTCAAATCGAGAAATTGCTTCTTTATTACTATCATCTGAAAGCAATTTCAAACTTCTTACGGGCGCTATAATTCTTATATGTGCGCCTTTCTTAATTTTCTTGGGTTTTATAATATTTTTGATATCATTCATATTTTTAAATTTAAGTTAATAATTCCAGCGATTCTTTTATTTTTTTATCATCATCTGTCAAGTTCTTTTTCACTAGCAATTCATTTTCAAAAGCTTTTAGAAATTCCATAACAACACTTGCTACTTGATCAGTTGATTCAGGGAATTCCCTTTTTTCAAAATTTGCAACAATTTGAGACAAAGTTTCAATATCTATCCTTGATTTTGCTCGAAAGTAACTCAATGATCTAACATACTGCTTTAAAATTCTATTTCGATTATTTTGCCCAAAAGGACGAAGTCCTTCGCGGCACAATACCGTACTCGTTATTATCGCATCTTCAAATTTTCTCCTAATAGTTTCATTCTCCACATTTAATCCTATTACGGGCGTGCAGTCTTGGACATGATCCAATCCATACAATTGCTTCAAAATAGTGGTCGAACCAAGCGCAATTTCTACACCCAACTGTTTTTGAGCATCTTCAAGAAGAATAATATTTCCTATATCAGCAAACCCCTCTCCATTCGGATTTCGTAAAGCAATATTAAAATTCCTGCCACGCACTCCTTCCATTCCTATGTTGTGTCTGTAATATTCTGGTTTTCTACTATCTATCTCTAAGTTATCTCCTTCATAGCGCTGTTTGCAAGTATCAATCAAATCCGTATCAGCCGAATTAATTCGAATCAATAAGTTTTCCCGAGAAATAGCTAATCGTTTTTCAAAAAAACCAAAAGTTTCATCACATGCTTCATCTAATCTTTCGGGTGGAGTTATTGCTCCGATACTAGGAAAATATGAGCCCCAATTTGGAAAATACTCATCATCTAACAATTTGTCTGCATTCCTTGTTCTAAGACAATTTTGACGCATAAAAATCCCCGGGGCAGGAACATTATTTTCACCCAGATAAGGCTTAAAAACACTAATATGAGAGCCAATAAACCTAACAGTTGAATCTATTCCCGAACTGATTTGAACAGACGGCTCTTCTCTGTAGCCAAGCAAGGAATAATAATCCTTAAAGTCAGTAACTAGCGATTCAACATGATCTTTTGCTGTCTCTGGTGAAAACTTTTCCTTATCATAAACATTGTGCACAGCCTCTTTTTTTAGCTCTTGTTCATTTTTATCAGAATTTGGTTTAAATATTTCAGACATATTATTCGAATTTACATATTATCAACATTAGGAATTTATTTTTTCTAAAAAAACGTGAAATGAATCCACCCATTGTTTTTAGTATAAACCTAGGAGTCTCCATAATCAATGGATTTCCGAAATATTTGGTTTCTATATATGTTATTTTTCTACCCGATTCTTTACTAACTTCTTTAAAGATTCTTTCTATTTCTGATCGTTCATAAAATTTTTCGGTGTCAAGTTTATATCCTGGAATAAACTTGAGCAACTTTAGTAGTCTTGCTTTTAGTATGGGCCCTGAATAAAAATTCGGCATCCCAACTGCAACAATTCCTGATTTATTGCATACTCTAACCATTTCTTCAATGATCAATTTTATATCATCTAATTTATAATGTTCAATTACACCAATATTCCAAACAAAATCAAAATTATTATTTTTGAAAGGCATTGAAAATATATTTCCTTCAACAAAATTTGTATTTTCAACTTCAAATTTATTGGCGATATGTTTCGCGTATTCTAAAGCGACAGGGGAAATATCCAAAAGCGTTTTATGTAATTTTTCATTCAGTAGTAAGGTGGCCTTACCAGATCCGCTTCCCGCTTCAAGTATTGTGTTTGAGCTATCTGCAAGCATTATTTTGTTTACACCATTTGTTAATTCATCATAATAACTTTCCCACCAAAACGATGAAAATTTTTTATCACTATTTTTCCCCAATTCGACCTGAAATATTTTGCTCCAATTAGCGTTTTCGTGCTCGATTATTTTTTTCAAATCATCCTTCATATGTTTTCCAATAATTCAGCTTTTAATTCCTTCAGAAAAACTTTTAAAAAACTGACTCTTTTTTTAACGATATTTTTCGCTGATTTGGTATGTAATCTACTTTGAACCACTAGTAATCTTGTAAAAAATAAATCTAAGGCATACTTATTGTCATTTGGCTCTCTTTTTTTGCAAAACGGATCTAAGACATCATAAAACGTCTTATTCATTATTCCAGCTGAAGAAAAAGTTCTCATTATAGACACAGCTCCAGTAGCTTCAATACTATCCGCATCTTGTAAGATTTTTCCTTCCAAAAAGTTTGGTTTTAATCCCTTTGTGAATGAACACAGATTTATAGATTCATAAACTTTTTCTATTTTATCCTTAGGAAAAGATTCAATATTTTTTAATATTCTTTTTGCAAATTCCGCACTTTCTTTCGAACTATGTAATCTTTTGTGATGATTTTTAGGATAACTAATGACGTCATGAAATAATGCGGATGGAACAATAATATCAAAATCGGCATTCTCTGCCGTCGCAATTTTTTCTGAAATAGCAAGGACTCTTAAGGTGTGATTGATGTCATGAGAAGGATCATTTTTAGGAATCTTTTCTTTTGCAATATTAATTAATTGCTCTTTAAGTAAAAAATTCATTATTATATTTAGTTTCTACCGCACCGGCAACTCGAGATAGAAAGTTGAACCGAGGTTGGGGCCGGCGGATTCGGCCCAGACGCGACCTTTGTGGGCTTCGACAACACCTTTGACAAACGAGAGGCCGAAGCCGGTTGAGTTGACATTGACTTTAAGAGAATCTTTGTCCCTGCCACCCTTAGTGAAGAGTTTTGGCTTAAGTTCATCAGATATGCCAACACCAGTATCCTGAACAGTAAGTAGAATTTTAGGTTGCTTGCCCCCGAGGAAAAGTGCGTTAGCTCCGGAAGAGCTTGTCGAAGGGTAATATTGATATTTCCACTTGGTGTGTACTTGATGGAATTGTCTATGAAACTCTTGACTGCCTCCTTAAGCTCGTTAGAGTCGCCTTTCATGCTGTAATCGCCCTCTTCAAACTCTACTTTGTATTCCAGACCCTTCGACTCAGCTACGTGTCTGCGTCTGTCTCAACACTACCCGTTACTATGTTCAGTGCCTGTTGTTGATGCAGTTACAACATCAACCAAATCTCGCACTCCATACTCTTTGCCAAACATCATCGCAAATGTCTCAACCTCCCTTTCTTTATCTTCAGTGACTTCCATCTCCCTTTCTTTATCTTTAGTGACTTCCATGATTTAGGTTTTTACTTAATTATTAATTATCGACCCTCATTTATTAGTATATCAGCTATGGCATCACTCATCAAGACGCCCGTTGCTTCTTCTAACCAATACCATTGACCATGGGGATTTACTTCAAAAAAGACGTACTTGTCCTCCTCCGTTACCGCAAAGTCAAATGCACCAAACACTAATCCAAGTTTTTTAATTATTTGAAAACAAAATCTTTTTACATCTACTGGTATGGTTGTCGGCTCATATTTTAAGCTTAGGATCTTTTTAAGATCTCTAAAGTCAACCTTTGTTTCTGCAAATTCTTGCGAATGGATTTTTACTGGAAATATTCTTTTTCCTACGACAGTTATTCTCATCTCGTATTTCTTACTTATATGTTCTTGGAAAAGAGACGGAGATTGCGTTATAAGTTTAAGTTTTTTGAGGTGAGGTTTTTTTATTAAATTCGTTTGAATAACATATGCTTTCTTTTCATCTGCTATTAGCCCAATATGCATTGGTTTGTAAATAATACCATTTTTATGTTTGTTATAAAATTTTATTACATCGTCAGGGTTATTTGTTACTAAAGTTTCTGGGATTCTCATTTGTAGCTCCTTAGCAAGTTTTAACTGAAATATTTTTTTCATTGCTCTTTCTTGATTTTCCGGCATATTCATCCAAAATACTTCTGGCCCTAATGTAAGCCATATATCATTCAAAAATGTTTTTAGTTCTTGTTCTGCGTATCTCTTCTGATCCAGATCTCTTATTTTAAAATTCCAATGTTCAAATGGTCGCCTATTCCAAACACTCTTTACTTCTCTTAGATTAAGCACTTGTTTTTTATTCTTAATTACACAATCATATTTATTTCCTTTTACATTTACTTGCATCCTTATCTTTCCTTGAATCATTTCATCTACGTTAAATCGAAATACTTTGGCCCCTTTTCTCCTTATTTTTTTTATTACAATGTTCGCATGATGATTATCTTGAGAATTTGTAAGAATTAAAATCTTATCTCTTCTCATAAAATTGGGTAAAATTTAACGAACTTCTCCGTCAAACTGTGCTTTAGTTTCAGTCACCACCTTCTTATGAAGTTTGTCTACTTCATCCGAAGTAAGCGTCCGTTCAAGTGATCGGTAGGTGATACGGTACGCATAGCTTTTCTTGTTAGCACCAAATTTTTCATCGTTTTCATATTCATCAATAAGCGCTACCTCTTCAATTAAGTCGCCGCCAATCTCGCGCACCATGTCGAAATAGTCATTTGGCACAAAGATTTTAGGAACAATGAACGAGATATCGCGCACGACGGGCGGATATTTCGAGACTTCCCTATACACTCGCCCAAGGACCAACTGCTTCTTAACCCGCTCATCTTCAGACCAAAGAAGGCGAATATCAGGAAGAGCCATTGAAGCAATTGCGAGCCGTTCGACACCGAAACCGAATGCCCACCCGCTATAACCCTCAACCCCCATTTTCTTAAGCACTGATTTTTTGGGCATACCGCCACCAAGTATTTCAAGCCATTCGCCACGGGCCGGACCTTCTGCGGCAGTCCCTTTCACATTGATTTCTACTTCAAGCGATGGATCAGTGTAGGGAAAGTTGTCCTTATTGAAGCGAATTTGTGTTTCTTGGCCAAATACTCCTTTAGCTACCTCCGAGAGCGCGTTCTTCAAATCATCAGATGAAACATCTTCACTGTCTGGTGCAAGATACCACCCACCAATCTGGTGGAAGATATTCATGTGACGGCTATCTATTTCATCTTTACGGTACACCTTTCCATAACACAGGGCGCCAAACGATTCGCTATTTGCGATTTTCTCCCTTATTTCAGGTGTATTGAGGTAGTAGTACCAAAAGACAGTATCGTGAGTACGGAGGATGTGTGTGTCATCGGCATAATATGTATCTGATTTCGATCGTGCCGGATGATCTGGCTCAAAATCAAAAAGGTCAAAGGAAATGTCAGCAGGGACGATTTCCGGCACCTTAATAATGTCAAAACTCCCGAAGGAAGGAATCGTCTTTACACGTTCTACGATTTCGTAAATTGGACTGCCAGGAGTACGAGAAAGGTCAGGCATATCAAGATAACGGAGCATACGCTTTGCGTTTGCATCACTTCGTTTTCTCAATCTCTCAATCAGTTGTCTTTCTTCGTCGTTAGGGACGATAATATTTTTCATAAAATCTGAGTCTTTATTCAAGCAATATAACACATATTAATGCAATAGTTGCGATTTTTTACTTTACCGCCGTGGAGTTTGTGGAAGATACTTGGGCGGCTACCGGCAACTCCAGATAGAAAGTGGAACCCTTGTTTACTCCAGAAGATTCGGCCCAAACACGGCCTTTGTGGGCTTCCACGACACCCTTCACGAACGAGAGACCGAAGCCGGTTGAGTTGACATTGACTTTAAGAGAATCTTTGTCCCTGCCACCCTTAGTGAAGAGTTTTGGTTTTAGTTCGTCTGATATGCCCACACCGGTATCTTTTATCTTTAACAGTATTTTCTTACTTGCCCCGCCGAAGCTCTGCGAAGGAGGGTTGTTGGTTGTTAGTTGTAGGTTGATAGTTCCTTTTGGCGTATATTTGATAGAGTTATCGATTAAGTTTCTGACGGCTTGACTAAGTTGAGTTTTGTCACCTTTAGTACCATAGTCCCCTTCTTGTGTATTAAATTCGAAAGTCAGACCCTTGTCTGTCGCCGCTTGTCTCTGCTTCTCCACTGTCTCCACGACAAGCGCTTTAAAATCAAGCGGCTCCATATTATAAGTGTACGAGCCCTTCTCGATATTAGAGGCATGGAGGAAATCTTCCACGAAATCCACTCCTTCCGAGAGAGACTTGAATCCTTCATCGAGCATCGGTTTGGCTGGTTCAGGCATCGGTCCGTAATCAGAATCAGACATAAGTTCCGAGAAAATATTCCTCGCCTTGGCTAGATAGCCCTTAATTTGATGATTGATGATGTGGAGCAGATTCGCCTGCCCTTCGTTGGCTACCTCTAGTGCTAGAGACAACTGTTCCTCTTTACGAATGTTACGGACGAGGACAACACCGAGGAAAAGGGAGAGGCCGAACGTCACTAAAGTTAAAGCTCGATAGGTCGCATCTTGCAGAAAGAAGAATTGCGAGCCAACCATAATCAAAAGAACATAAATAAGAAGCTGGGTGCCAAACGTTTTGAAAGCAAAGATTTTTAAATTAGTAATGGAAAAAATAATCATCGCCAGGAAAACCGGCAGGACAAAGAGACTATAAAGATTAGTTTCGTAGACTCCTGTGACACTAGCAATATACTCTGTAGAAGCAAATATCGCTAAGAAAAGTGTTAGAGCTACACCGACAAGGGCGATTTGTTTGCGTTTCGCTTTATCACTTTTTATAAAAGCGAAAAGTCCATAAAGCATTATGTACCCAAGAACAGCTACCTCCACCCAAAATTTGTAATTAGTCAGAAATTCATTATTGGTCGCCTCACAAGCTGGTTGATAAAAATCTACTATGGATTGACCTGTGATAGTAAGCCACCAAGCTGGAAGCGAGACAGCAAATAATAAAACCTTTTGCCAATTTTCTATGTCCCGCCCCCTAATAAGCACGGCAAAAAAGTACACCGCGAATAGATAAAAAAAGATATTTATATAATCGAGAGGAGACCATAAAGCCGTGATCAAATAATAATCATTATTAGTCCATATTATGACGTCCCCTATAAGCCACAAGCAGAATCCCAAAATGAACAAAAAGAAAAGCTTCGAAAGCAGCGAGAATTTAGATTTGAAAAGAACAAACAACCCGAGGAGAATAGCAATGGATACTGGAATAAGGTGGGAATAGTAAGCGACAATGTGATAGTCCTGTGTAGTAGCTAAACAAGTGTTGATATCCATATAGAACATTATACAGAATTTAACTTACTATCAACAAACTCTTTTGTGTTGTAAGGATGACACATCCAGAACAAGTTACTTTCAACTTCTGTTGGTTCTAAGGCTACAATCAGAGGTTTCTTACCAGTTTCGTTTAATACCTGAATAAAAGCGGGTAGGAATATATCTTTGGTAAATGTGAGCTCTTTTACATCTAGCATAAAATTTTCAAATAAAAGTCCGTGAGAAACAAAGAGGGCTAGAAAGTTCTTATAATATTCCTTAGCATTTCCCCCAGATTTTGAAAACCATTGTGAGGCATCAAAAAATGCAATTTCTTTATTTTTTTCTTTATACACTTCATCAAAAAGCTCGTGATGAAAATCTATTAAACTCTGGCCCCAAATAGTTCTAACTTCACTTATCTTTTTTCCTCTTGAAGTATTGAAATCAATAATATTTAAACGAGTTATCTTTTCTCCTCCCTTCTTGCCCGTACCAGCATAGAACAGCATCTTGCCAAGATGATATTTCCATTCATTATTGTCGGTATATTTATCATTCGCATATTCAAAAAACAAGGGGCTAAATCTGTCTATAGCATCTACCAGACTAATAAATCGTCTTAATTCGTAGTTAGGAGTCACTAATTGCCTAAAGACAACTGCGCGTTTTTGATTATTGAGCGCTTCTGGAACCCCAACAGATAGAAATTTTGTTACTCGACTTTGCAAGTTCTCGCTCCGACGTTTTTCTAACTCATTAACAGCGTCATTTACTGATGTATACACAAACTTATTAAACTTCTCCCTATCGGAGACTAAATCTTCAATCTGTTTTTCCACTTCTGGGGTCATTATATTTGATGTTTGTCTTCATTATTCTAACACAGAGAATACACAAGGACCGTCCTTGCGTATTCTCTGGGCCGTGTAGCCATTGTGACATGCTCGTTGCCATTCGCAGGACGCGCAGTCTGGATGAAGGGTCTGCACATCTTCGGCGTATTTCAACCGTGCCGGGCCATTGAGGATTTGCCCCAGACCAATTTACTTATGAATATCATGAGTGCCGATATTGATAAAATCAACAAATTCCTTACCAGAGAATGCCAGCATAATTCTGTATTGTCCTACTACAGTAAAAGCCCAATATTCTTTATACTTTCCATGAAGTTTATGAGTGTCCAACCGAGCATCGAAAGGATTTTTTCTAAAAATCTTTTCTCTTTCCTTCGCTCTTATTTTAACCATCTTTGGCATTTTCTTATATGCCTTTCTAAATTTAGAAGTAAACCGAATAATCATCGGGTTTGAATTGTTATTTCAAACTTGCGAAAGATTTTAATATTTTCAATTTACCTTGTTTTTTTTCTTTTTTATAAACTTTTATTGCCTCGTCAGTGTCTGACTCTTCAAATAATCTTTTCTTCCAGCGCTTATCAAGATCAAGGAAGCTCTCGTATTGTTTGCGAGGAATAATGACGAGATCATCATTAGATATAACATTTTTAGGAATGGTCAACATATTCATACTTTATATACTAACCCGAATTTGTATTTCTTGCAAACCCCACCCTATTTCAAACTCTACGGCACTTCTGAAACTGGAAGATCCGCGATCAGATTGATCATGACCGCTTTTCTAACTCACAGACAGCTTCATCTACTGGAGTATAAACAAACTTATTAAACTTCTCCCTATCCGAGACTAAATCTTCAATCTGTTTTTCCACTTCTGAGTCCATTATATTTGATGCCTATTTCTATCATTCTAGCACAGTAAAAACATAAGGCTTTGATAAAAACGCTGAACGCAAATTAAAAAGAGAGGGTGTGTATAAATATCTAGATAAATAATTAAAATTTAGGCCTTTCATTTACTGGTGAAAATACGCAAGGATCGTCCTTGCGATTTCAATTTGCTCTTTCATTATTCTGTAGTAACCACAGTGCAGACATCATCTTTAGACTCCCCACAAAAAATCTCAGTACATTTTATTAAGCCGTTAGTACATTCGTTCAGACACGAATCATCTGAACATTTTTTAAAATCACCAGCTTTAAGCGTAAAAACTCTGTAAACTTCAAGCTCATTAGGAGGACACTCGCCATCACTACAATCTCTGATAAAACAAGATTGTTGTGTTTGGTCGCACGAAGCTTCGACTGTAAACGTATAATTCTTTTGGAAATAAAAGGTATAAAAGTTATTGGCTATAGCCGCCAGAACCAAAGCGGAAACGAGTATAAAAAGAATCTTGGTCACCTTATCCGTAGAGTTCGACATACACTAGAATTATACACCTAATTTTGATACACAAAAAGCGGGTTGATGTCCTCCAACATCAACCCGCTTCAGAAGAACAGACGCTTGATGGTCTCGATGACCCCCGAAACCATCAATATCCAGATCAGATTGCCGAGGAAGTTGGCTCCGATGAACCACTGCCAATCGAGCTTAGTGAACTTGAACCCCGCCGGCAATCGACCACGAACAAAGATGAATGCTTTGAACGGATCTTCCCACGAGAGGAAGACGAACGCTGGCCATCGCCCTCCTCGCAGAGTGATGCGTAGAACTCGACCGGTGAATGTTTCAGCTTTTACGTCTTGCTGTAGTCGTAACCACTCAAACCCGAACCAGTCTTGCTTGGTCCTGTTGTAGACCAAGACAAGAGCATAGTTGAGTCCGAGAGCCAACACCATCATACTCGCCCCACCCTTGATTGGTCCCAAGAGACCAATCACAAGCGGGTAGAGCAAATAGTCGAACAAATTGTTGACCACCATGACGGTCACAAACCCGATGCCGATGGCACCGAGCTTCTTCCCAAGCTGTTGGAAAGTCATCAGTGCCCCCCTTTCTGAAATAACAACTCTCCGCCAGCAAGAAACTTCCGCTCCTTGCCGAACATCGGCGCAACCCAAACGCGCACAGGCACCTTCGGTATCGAGAGACTTGCCTTTGGTCCGATACCATCTCCAGTCTGATGAATCACTCCGAGCGCAATGTGCCCAGTCGCCTGCCAGAGAGCGTTGACTCGAAGCCAATCTTCTCCAGAAGTTCCATTCTCGTAATATACATCCGAGAACAGAGACTGGTTGCCGATAAAGACGGTACCAGCCAAGCGCGGGTAAAGCCGGTTTGCACCGTCTTCATCCAGGAATCTTTCGGCCCCAGCACCGACACCAATCTCGAAAACCGCATCGTTGCCGAAACTGAAGAGATCGTGGAAAAGTCCCGCCACGGCGGAGAAGTATTCTTTCTCCCCGTAAGCAAAACCCCACACACCGGACTTATCATTCAGGTACACGTACCCTTCCGAGAAAATCCGATGCGACGCCTGCTCCCCGTTTCCGGAGAGATTCTGGTAGTAAACACCGATTTCGGCGTCTTGCGCCTGTACCAATGACGGCACAAGTAGCACGGTAAGAACCAGGATGATTCGCTTCACAGAGCCTCCTCGGCCTGCTTGCGCAGACAAGCAAAAGAATTTTGCCTAAATACTGTCTGTTGCGATTATAACACGAGGACTGTCATTCTGTCAACTTTTTTTAAAAAATGTCAAAAGCTCGGCTTTTGACACAATTGATTTTTTATAAAATTATTGTTAGATTGAAATTAGACTTAATGTTATAGGAATGGGGACTGAATGGCTAGATACTGTGGATGCGGACGACATATCGTGGTTCATCTTGTTGGTAAAGGTTCGAGGAAACGATGGGGTGGACCCAAAGACAAAAATCACAAGCTCTGCCGGCAATGTTTTAGGTCTCTCACAGACTCAATGAGAAACAAACCCCGCATGATGTCCTAGGACCTCATGCGGGGTTTAAAAATTTCTGAGTCGTTGAGACGCTACAAATTATAAACCCTCTTTTTTCAATTCTTCAATTATTTTTTTTGCCTCCTTAGATAATTTATCTGGAATCTGTACAGAGATACGAATATAGAGGTCTCCTCTCTTATTTGTTGCTGTCGGCACACCTTTCCCCTTTACTCTTAAAATTGAGCCGTGTTTAGTCCCAGCTGAAACTTTTAGTGTAATCTCACCGTCGAGAGTGTGAACTAATTTTTCTGATCCAAGAAGCGCTTCGGATAATTTAACTTCCAAATCCATTATCAAGTTGTATCCTTCTTTACGCAGATATGGATGCTTGCGGACATGCACTTTGACATATAAATCTCCCGGTACTCCACCTTCTAGAGTTTCGCCTTGACCTGTAAGACGAACCATCTGACCATCATCAATACCGGGTGGTATATTGATAGAAACTTCCTTTTGTTTTACAAATTTTGAATTAACGACTACCTTCCTATCTGCGCCAAAAATAGATTCTTGAAAAGAGAGTTCGATATCCACCGCAATATCACGTCCCCGCCGAACGCGACGGCCACCAAAAATACTTGAGAGAATATCGCTCAAATCACCCGCATCGAAACCGGTATTGCTGAAGTTAGAGAAGTCGAAGCCGAAACCGGACGGGTCAAAACCGCCTTGTCCGCCATAGGCGGATCCGCCTTGGGCGGAAAACCCTCCCTCGCCGAAAGCGTCATATTGAGCGCGTTTCTTCTTGTCGGAAAGTACGGCATAGGCCTCACTCGCCTCCTTAAACTTCGCTTCGTCACCGCCAGACTTGTCTGGATGATAAACATGAGCAAGTTTGCGGAAGGCCTTTTTTATTTCCTCTTCACTTGCACTTTTTTCAACCCCTAGAATTTTATAGTAATCTTTCATTTAATTTTGCCCCAAGGGGGCACCTTCGGGGTAATAGTCTTTCATTGATTATCCGATAAGTTGCCTTGCTTGCTTTCGTATATTAGCAAGCTCCTTCTTATCAAGTTCGCCTATCTTATCCTTAAGAAAAGAGGAGTCAAGGGCACGGATATGAAATACAAGTGCAATAGAACTGACAGATAGACCGTTCCTTTTTGTTGGTTCTATCTCATATGTGTATGGAAAACGAAGAGCAAGTTTATTTCCTGTACAAGGAACAACTGTAACGATGGTCTTTGTAACTCGAGCAATAACTACTACTGGCCTTGTCCCGCTCTGTTCGTGAGTACCGAGTTCTGGAATACGAACTATATAAACATCACCCGGTTTCATATCTAGAATTTGTACTTTCGCAAAGTTTCGGCAGACAAAACATCCCACAGATGAAGCTCTTTTTGAAAGTCTGCAAATTCTTTCATATTACCGAGATAAGAAGAAACTGCACGATTTACAACCTCGCTAGGTTTGAGACCAAGTCTTTTTGAAACCATTTTGACTTGCTTTTGAAGCTTCGTATCTAGAATTTGCATGTCTTTATTCTATCATTTTTTATCTTCTTCGTCTTTCTTTTCTTCCTTTACTTCCGCATCTTTTACATCTGGCCGTGGCTCGCCGGAGCTTCCAGCGGAGGCGGCAGGATTCTTGCTCATGTATTCTCCGATTTTTTGAAGTTCGGTAGAGAGCGCCTCGGTAGCAGATTTAATAGAATCAATGGTGCCGCTATCTTTTTCCTTCTTAAGCGCCGTCACTTTATCAGTAACTGCTGTCTTAATATCTTCAGGAATACTCGGAGCATCTTTGATAGACTTTTCTGCTGTATAGATAAGCTGTTCGGCAAGATTTTTGGCATCCACCAAATCTTTTTTCTTCTGATCTTCCGAAGCATTAGCTTCCGCGTCCTTTTGCATCTTCTCGATTTCCGCTTTTGACAGACCGGAACTTGCCTCTATTCTGATAGATTGTTCTTTACCAGTAGTTTTGTCCTTGGCCTTCACGCTTAAGATTCCGTTGGCATCAACGTCAAAAGTGACTTCGACTTGAGGCATACCGCGCGGCGCCGGTGGAATACCATCAAGAATAAATCGGCCGAGAGATTTGTTGTCCGTTGCCATAGCTCGCTCGCCCTGGACAATATGAATTTCCACAGAAGTTTGATTGTCGGCGGCGGTTGAGAAGACTTGCGATTTCGCCGACGGGATAGTCGTATTTTTTTCGATAAGTTTAGTAGCCACTCCGCCCATAGTCTCAATACCGAGCGAAAGCGGAATCACATCTAGGAGCAATACATCTTTCACATCACCGCGAAGTATGCCTCCTTGAATAGCGGCGCCAAGTGCTACCACTTCATCCGGATTAATAGATTTGTTCGGTTCTTTGCCGAAAAACTTTTTTACCGCTTCGACTATAGCCGGCATGCGAGTCTGACCACCGACCAATATCACTTCATCAAGAGCCTCGACTTTGAAAGGAGAAGCTCCCATAGCGCGTCGGGTTATCTCCATTGCGCGATCCAGAAATTCTCTGGAAAGTTCCTCGAGTTTGGCTCGTGAAAGCTTCAAGAGTAAATGTTTAGGACCTGTCGCATCGGAAGTGACAAAAGGAATGTTGATTTCCGTCTCGGTCGCGGTTGAAAGTTCAATCTTGGCCTTCTCAGCGGCTTCGTCAAGACGTTGTAATGCTAAGGCATCAGACCTCACATCTATGCCGGATTCTTTCTTAAATTCGTCAGCAATCCAGTTGAGCACTTTCTGGTCAATATCTTTACCGCCCAAATGAGAATCGCCGTCAGTGGACTTGACTTCAACCACATCATCACCCACTTCCAGTATTGAGATGTCAAAAGTGCCTCCACCGAAGTCGAAGACTGCAATCTTTTCATTCTTTTTCTTATTGAAACCATAAGCCAAAGCGGCCGCAGTCGGTTCGTTAATGATGCGTTTGACGTCGAGACCGGCAATTTGACCGGCATCTTTGGTAGCTTGACGTTGCGAGTCGTTGAAATAAGCAGGTACGGTAATAATGGCTTCAGTGATCTTCTCACCAAGCTTGGCTTCGGCATCGGTTTTCAATTTCTGGAGAATCATGGCAGAAATTTCTTCCGGCCGGTAATCTTTGTCCCCCATCTTCACCAGCACTCCGCCAGTGGGACCTGCTTTTATTTCATAAGGCACTGTTGCTTTATCTTTCTGTACCGCTGGGTCTGAAAAAATGTGGCCGATGAAGCGTTTAATGCCGAATACGGTATTCTTCGGATTCGTCACTGCTTGACGTTTGGATAAGAGCCCAACCAAACGATCACCAGTTTTAGAAATAGCCACGATAGAGGGTGTGGTGCGAACACCTTCGGCATTTTCTATAATCTTTGGACTACCAACTTCCATCACCGCCACAGCGGAATTCGTAGTACCAAGATCAATGCCTATAATTTTTGCCATATTGTTTTTAATTAATTGCTAATAAATTCTCCTACCTTTACTTTCGCCGGACGAATCACTCTGCCATTTAATTTATATCCTTTCTGCAACACTTCAAGCACTTTATGATCTTCTCCATGTTTATCGGTAGGAATCATGCCCAGCGCCTCATGTTCATGAGGGCTGAAGATTTCTCCAATTGGACTGATTTCTTCAAGACCGTTGGCCTTAAGCACCTTAACCAATTGATTATACAAGGGTTCAAAGTCTTTATGGCCACCAGACTTCGCTATATTAAAACTATCGAGCACAGGAATCAATTCCTCCATAAAAGAGAGGTTCGCGAATTTAATAAATTCAACCTTAGCTTCCTCATCGCGCTTACGAAGATTGACGAAGTCTGCCTGACTCCTCTGCCAGCCGTCTAGGTACTCTTTGGCCTTCGCCTCTGCCTGTTTGAGCTTTTCTCTAAGCTTATGCTGCGCCTCGGCTGGAGCTGTTGAATCCGGATCGTCCTCTATAACGATGTCATCATTTTTCTCTTGCATATTTTTTCAACGGCCTAACGCTTACTCCACTGCGGAGCTTTGCGGGCTTTCTTGAGCCCGAACTTCCTGCGTTCTTTGGCGCGAGGGTCGCGTTTGAGGAAACCTTTGACTTTGAGCTTAGTGCGCAAACTCGGTTCATGCGAAACAAGTGCTCTGGCTAAACCATGCCGCAGAGCTTCAGCTTGTGAGGAAATGCCACCGCCAGAGAGTTTCGCCGTCACGGTAAACTTCCCTTCCACATCATCAAAGACAGACAAGACAGTTTTTCTAAGCATCATGGTAGGAAAATATTTTTCAAACTCCTCGTCATTAATAGAGATAGAAATTTTTGAGGCAGGAGTAATGCGCACTCGCGCTACGCTGGTTTTTCTCCTGCCTATGGCTTCTATATACCCGCCAGTGTGAATCTGTCGGACTGGTTTGTCTTTAATCATTGATTTTTAAATTTTTCATCATTTGGGCACGCAATTTATTTTTCGGAAGCATACCATAAACAGCGCGGCGAAGCACTTCTCGGACCCCCTTGGTAGCAACCACATATTCCTGTGAATGTCTCTTGAGACCACCGGGGAAACCGGAGTAATGGCTATACAATTTATCCTTGAGCTTTTTGGCACTTAAAAGCATTTGAGAACTAGACACAACTTCCACCTCGATTTCTGGTATTTTGTTTCTTGCAAAATCTGCGCGATTTTTACCCATAAGAAACATCACCACTTCCGTGGCCACTCGTCCCGGCACCCTGCCCTTAGCATCGATAATATGTTTCTTTTTCATTTTACAAATTCTATGACAGCCATGGGACTTCCGTCTGTTAACCTTCTAGTCATTTTAGTAATCCTGGTGTAGCCGCCGGCTCTCTCTTTATAAGCTGTTGAGAGTTCTCCCGCAATCTTTTTAGCGGCTTGAGAACCAACTCGACTCTCGAGAATGCGGCGAGAAGCGAGAGTCTGCTTCTTGCCTAAAGTGATGAGTTTCTCCATGTACGGCCGAAGTTCTTTGGCCTTAGGTTCGGTGGTCTTAATCTTGCCTTTAAGAGTAAGGGCATACACGAGAGAACGGAGTAATGCTACTCTTCCTCCCCTTTTGCGGCCGAATTTTCGGTTGGCATTATGATGTCGCATAACTTACTTCAGAGTGATGCCGAATTCACCAAGCGCTTTCCTAATTTCCTGAATACCTTTTGCTCCAAGGCCGGCAATTTCAAGCAAGTCTTTTTCCTTCTTGCGAACTAGGCCACCGACAGTACGAATATTGGCTAAAGAAAGAGAATTCCGTGTGCGGAGAGAAATATCGAGAGACTCTACTCGCGTTTTGAGCACTTCAGGATCCACGTCTGTACCATGAATCTGGCCTTCTCCCTCCCGAACTTTTTTCTCCAAAGTTATTGGTTCATCCTCTTTGAAACCTACAATCGCCTTGAGTTGATTTATCATAATTTCAATAGCAGAAGAGAAGGCCATTGAAGGAGAGATGGTGCCGTCAGTCTCGATAGACATTCTAAGTTTATTGAAGTCAGTTCTATCTCCAACACGCATATTTTCAACCTCGTAACTGGCACGACGAATGGGGGTAAAAATACCATCGAGGGCAATAGTGCCAATGTCTACTCGGGATTTGTCGACCATTTCTTTGGGCATAAAACCAAGGCCTTTTTCAGCTTTAATCTCCATATCGAGTACCGCATTTTTACCAGTAATGGTGGCAATAATTTCATCCGGAGTAAGAATTTCTACCTGACCGGGCACCTCCAAGTCAGAGGCTCGAATTATCTTTTCTTCAGTCTGCGCCGACAATCCTTTAGTCTTGAGATAGAGTATTTGAGGGTCATTAGTAGAGAAACGCATGTGAATTTTCTTGAGATTCAAAAGAATAGTGATCACATCTTCTTTCACTCCATCTAGAACAGAGAATTCGTGATTGACGCCAGCAATTTTAACCGAAGTAATTGCCACTCCCGGTAGAGACGAAAGGATGATGCGACGAAGACTATTTCCGAGAGTATGACCATAACCAGGGTAAAGCCCCTCGATTTCGAAAATACCATTCTCTCCTTCTTCAGAGATTACCCTTGGTTTGGAGGGTAAAAGTATTGTGTAATCAGCCATAAATATGTAAAAATTAAGTTCTAATTGTAACACTATCTGTTATAGAATTCAATTACTACTCCGAGATCGAAAACATGTTCCTGTGGAACATAGACCGGTTCTCCATCAACGGTCACTTGCTTATTTTCCAGATCAATCTTGAGCCACGACGGGACAGCAATAGTTTTCATCCTCTCTGCCACCTCTCCGAAGAGAGGACTTGCGAGAGAACCGGAACGCAAACCAACAACATCTCCTTTAGAGAGAATAATTGATGGTATTGTCACACGTTTACTATTAATCAGAGTGTGCCCATGACCCGCGGTTTGACGGGCTTGAGCGCGTGTTTTAGCCAGTCCGGCACGAAAAAGAATATTATCGAGACGACTTTCAAGAGTAGTAAAGAGCGCCTGAACCGGGTGTTGGGTTCGAAGAGCTTTATCAACGTAATTTCTGAATTGTTTCTCACTCACACCATAACTAAAACGAGCCTTCTGTTTCTCTATAAGCTCACGACCATACTCAGATTTCTGTTTACCACGACCACTACCACCGCTCCTTTCCTTACGAGCAAGCGAAAGTGCATATTTAGGAGTTTGAGTTTTCTCAAAGATTGGCGCTCCTAATCTCCTCGCTATTTTGTATTTTGGTCCTATTTTCATATTAGGTTCTCCTTGGCTTAGGTGGCTTCGGTCCATTGTGAGGCACTGCCGTCTTGTCTCTGATGGTAGTAAGATTTATGCCCTTTGAGATAAAACCTCTAATAGCCGACTCGCGACCGGAGCCGACGCCTTTAACTACCACCTTGACTTCCTTGATACCGAGAGTCTGAGCCTTGAGCGCCAGAGTCTCACCCACTTTGGCGGCGGCGAAGGGAGTGCCTTTCTTAGCTCCCTTGAATCCAAGACTGCCGCTTGAGGACCACGCCAGGGTGTTATTTTTACTGTCGGTGAGCGTTAATTTGGTATTGTTGTAGGTAGATTCTACATAAAGGACACCGGAGTCGATACGTTTCCGAGACACCTTCGTCTCTTCCTCCTTCCTTTCTTCTTTATCAACCGCAACATCAGCGGGAGATTCCTCTTTTACTATGCGTTTCTTACCCATTTATTTTATTTCTTTTCTGCTATTTTTCTCCCTGTACCCATAGTTTTCCTAACTCCTCGTTTCGTTCGAGCGTTAGTCTTGGTGCGTTGACCGCGTACCGGGAGATTGCGTAAGTGACGCAAACCCCGATAAGTTTTGATATCTTTGAGTCGTTTGATATTCCCCGCCACCTCTCTCTTGAGATCGCCTTCGAGAGTTAATTTTTCAATTACTGAACGAATTCTATTCTCCTCTTCGATATTGGCTTCTTTTGATTTTCTCCCCAGAGGTACACCCGCTTGTTCTAGAATACTACGTGCCCGAGAACGACCAATGCCGAAAAGGGTCGTGAGACCAATTTCAAGATGCTTTTCCTCTGGAATGGTGATGCCAAGTATTCTCATCTAACCTTGTCTTTGCTTATGGCGGGGATTGGCTTTGCAAATTACATAAACATAGCCCTTTCTACGGACTATTTGACATTTTGCACACAGTTTTCTAACCGCCGCCTTAACTTTCATGACAAGTCTGCATTTTAGCTTAACTTTGATTTTATGTCTAGAGTCGCTTGATAATGCGGGCCTTGCCACCATAGGGTTCGAGCTCAAGCAACACCTTGTCTCCCACCAATACCCGAATGCGATGCAAACGCATTTTGCCGGAGAGATAGGAAAGAATTTCCTTTGCCTCGCCAGAGCCTTCGGCGGAGGCGGGTTCATCCAACTTAACGCGAAACATAATATTCGGCAGAGATTCTACTATCACTCCCGTCCTTTCTAAATTCAAAGTTTTGCTTTGCGGCATATATTACTTGACAGGTAATTTTTTCACTGTAATACGCGTACTATCGCTCGGGAAAGAATTTTTCCAAAATGGTCGAACCACTGCGGTAGCCGAGATAACGGTTGGATAATTTTTAAGAATAGAAGGAATGTCTCTTTTTGATTTTCCGGCTAAATCGATCTTTAAAGACACTTCATCAGTGCGCCATATCGCATTTACTTGACCAGTCACAGAAAAACTGATCTCTTCCGAGAGTAGTAAGTCCGACGGAGTTGTCCCTGTAAAAGAAAGACCGAGAGAATCAAGAGTGGGAATATCAATCGATTCATCGGCTGTCCGTGTAATTTTTTTGAGAGTAAGATGGTCAGATAAGTCGTTTCTTTTGAACATAACACCGAACAAGTTAGCGCGTAAGTTAAATTTGACATTATCTTCACTGGTGGCATTTGTTTGCGGTAAGTCTTCAAAAACCACAGAGGAAAGGGACGGGAACAAAATGAAATCCTCTGGCACTTGGGCCTTGGCCGCAGAAATAAGCTCATCTCGAAGAGCCGACTCGAGCCCAGTCTTTGCTAGCGCCTTGTCTTCATCCTTAACCACTTTCTCCATGCCGACAAATCCTCCGGACATTACGGTCTTGGAGCGAGCGTAGATAGTAGTGAAGCGCGCGCTACCCTTAAGACCTGGGAGGGTAAAGTCGGTTAAACCTATATTATATTTCTCTCCGGCAACATCCGCTTGGACAACCACTTCGACTGAACCTGATTGAGTTTTGCCAGAAACATTTTTTTTACCGGGGATGATAATAGCGTTGGGAACACGATAGATCAGCCCATCCGGAGTTTCAAAACGAGTATTTTCTAGCAATCTCTGTGGCTCGGAGCTCGCATCGTTATAGACGACTATCGTGCCGCCTGCTTTACGGCTGACTGTCTCTTCTCCGGAAGCAGGTACTTCTAACCCTTTATCTCCGGAAAGTTTAATAACACTGTAAAGTAATTCTCCCTCCCCAGATTTTTTGGCAGTATAGGTTTCATTATCGAAAGAGAGCGCCATGGATTTGGGAGTATAAGTAAGTGTCGCACCATTGAAGAAGGAAAGGATGGCGAAGATGAGCACGAAGAATGCCACTCCAGCCGCTATCCACACACTCTTTCCGCGGCGCCAGGACGAGGTTGAAAATTTCTTTTTTTCTGGATGGACAGTTATATTCTCGCGCGGAATTGCAGGAGGATGATATTCGTTTGGGGTAAACGGAGTGGCGTTTCTGTTGTTTTTCTTGCGCCATTCCGGTATGGGAATATTTCTAATACTCCTTTTTTTCTCCGGCACGATTATATCCTCAATATTTTTCGGCATGCTTTAGATTATAACTTATTTTTTGAATTTCTGTGAACCTCTTTCTGTTGAAAGTTGCTTATGCTCTTTTATCTGCTTCATGAACTTTTCCTTGTCTATGGTCGTAACCTCTTCGATAATCTCAAGAGGTAAGCCGTAACTAGTAAAAAGTACGAAAGGGTCAGCGCCCTTTTCGACTTGTTTCAAACCTGCATTCAACGCTTTCTCAAATTTCTCAAGTTCTTGCGTTACCACCTCTTTAATATTAGGAGCGAAGATGTAGAGTCCATTATAGCTTGGATTAATGATTACAGCATCAACCACGAGATTCACGTTTTTGTTCTTTATATAAGCCCGGCGTAGAAGCCGGCGCAAGATGTAGCCACGGTCGGTATTGGACGGAACCACCCCGTCGGTAATTATAAAACATGAGGTGCGAACGTGATCTGCCACTATCCTAGAACCAGCAGCTTTCATTATCGATTCGAATAGATCGGTCTCGAAAACCGTTGGAGTTTTCTGTATCACTTTTACCAACCTTTCCAAACCCATGCCGGTATCGACACCCTTCACCTCGAGTAGCTTCAGAGTTTTATCTCGACTTTGATAAAACTCGTTAAAAACAATATTCCAAATCTCTATGCCATTTACATAGATTTCTGTAGTCGGACCACAAGGTCCCTCCTCCCCTGTCGGACCCCAGAAATTATCGGCTCGGCCGAATTTCTTCACCGTAATATTCGGGTCGATAGATTTCCAGATTTCTCTCGATTCTTTATCTTCAGGCACTTCTGCCTCTCCTCCGAATACCGACACGAAATCTATTTGCAAGCCCAAATCTTTCGTAATAAATTCATAGGCCCATTCGATCGCTTCTTTTTTCCAATATCCGCCGAAAGAGAAGTTACCGAGCATTTCAAAAAATGTTAGATGGCTCTCATCCCCTACTTCTTCTATATCGGACGTACGAACACATTTTTGGATGGAAACTGTGTTTAGCGAACCAAAATCTTTTTGAGCGTTTGCCTTGCCAATGTAATACGGCTTGAACTGTTGCATACCAGCAGTGGTGAAAAGAACCGAAGAGTCCCCTTCTGGCACAAGCGAAGCCGATGGGATAACGACATGCCCACGTTCTTCGAAAAATTTCAGGAATCTTTGTCTTATTTCTGCTGAATTCATTTTATAAAGTAAATTGTCCGTTCTTATATATTACTTTCTTTTTTCTATTTAATAGATATGCTGTGACAGTTCGAGGCGCAGTAGAAATAATATCAGTATGTACTGATGAATCATTGTACCCTAATTTCTCCCATTCTTTTTTAGAAACTTTACTTGGGTCACCATCATAACAATCGTGATACGAACTACCTAAAGCTAGGTGGGTATTGCCCTGTGGACCACCCATATTCTCATCAAACAATGTCTCCGCCATAAATTTAGTAATTTTAGAAAATCGTTTATCAGTAAGAGAGTACTCACCAACCTTATCAGCATTAGCTGTGGCTACCATGGACTTGAGAATCTTTTCATTTTTCTTGGCTGTACTTTTTACTACTTTTCCATTTCTAAATTCAAGCTCAATTTTTTCAATTAAGTTTCCATATCTGTATAGAGGCTGGTTGAATCGAATCCACCCGTTTGTTCCTCGCCAGTCAGGAGAAGTAAAGATTTCGAAACTGGGGATATTTCTTCCACTCCCACCATTCCAAACACGTTTTTTGCCAATTTTAATCCACAAATCAGCATCTGGGCTCTCTATGTGTACCTTTTCTATCTTTAGCTTGTTGAGTTTATTTTTGTAATTTTTTACTTGTGCTGAAATCCGTTTCCATTCTAAAATTGGATTTGGCTTGTCCAAAAAACATGCCTTGATAATCTGATTCCAATATTCTTTTTCACTTAATTTAACTTCTTTAGCCATGGCTGGGGTACCATACAGAGCGACGGTCCACGTGAACTTACCTTTATTTTCCTTGTTATCTTCCCAGTCCCTAGCCGGTTTCCAAGCTTGTCCACGCAACATTATTTTCTTTGGATCCACTCCTTGCAAAGACCTTTTGTTCGTAGTCGCAACTATAGATATAGAATGATCTATTTCATCAATTTGCCCTTTCAAATATTTAGCGGGAAAGAATTTAATCTGCTCATCAGTAGCATTCAGATAGAAATCTTTGCCGAAATTATATGCTCGTGTATCGTCCGGCGAATACCGTCCAATAACATGCCCGCCGGACTTTCTTATCGCTTTGATAATTTCAATATATAGAGGCTTAGATACTTCCGAGCCATGCACGGCAACAACCTCGCCTCTTTTTATCCCCTTGCCACTTCTTAAGGCAAAATTTACAAGCACATCAGCATAGCGTTCAAGAATCTTTCGGGACGGAGTGTAAGGTTTTTTCATAAAAGCAATATATCACATTTCGAAATACATAAAGAGAGCGGCGCCACTAAGTGGCGCCGCTTCGTCGAGAGACGAGATTAATGAACCTTAGAGTGTTGAGGTACAGCGATCACCCCATGCATCACCTTGGTCATAACTTGTGGATCTGGTGGTAGAGTGCTACCACAAGCTTCACACCAAGGATGACGTACTTCCTCGTAATTGAGGCGATAAAACGGGTGGCTGCATGCCACTAGTTTCTTACATACTTCGCACCATGTCTGCCCCGGAATACCCACAGACCTCAAGAACGCGAATGGATGGAAGCAATCCATAGCCATAGCGCCCTCCTCACGATACCGAGTGGCCGGAGACCGGAGAACAGGTTCTGGTCAAACTATACCACAAGTCTTTAAAATTTTGAAATCCTCCTTGAGTGTGTCGAGCAAATGCTGATTATAGATAGCGGCGGCGGGATGGTAGAGAGGAACGAATTTAAAATCTGCTGTATCAAAAACTTTCCCGTGTAATTTGCTGATAGAATCCAACTCCCACTCCAAACCATATCTGCTCATAATGTATTGCATTGAGAATCTACCGAGAGTAGCGACCATTTTTGGTTTAATGATTTTAATTTGGCGATCGAGAAACGGAGCATAGATTTCTATCTCGTCTGGAAAGGGATCGCGGTTGCCGGGCGGGCGGTCTTTGACAATATTTGTCACGTAGACATCCGATCTTACAATACCGACAGAGACCAAGAGGTCGTCAAGCACTTTCCCCGCCCGCCCACAGAACGGCCGACCAGTTTTAGCTTCATTCTCCCCCGGCGCCTCGCCGACAAACAAAATTTGCGCTGAGTGGCTACCCTCCCCGATCACCGGAAAATATTTATTCTTTACCCGCTCGGCATAAAGTGGCGAGGCAGAAAGTTCGACCACTTCATCTTTAATTTTTTTTAACGCTTCATCCTGATAATTCATTTATTTCATTAACAACTGGTTTGACATCAAAAGTGTTACCCAGAAACTTAGTCAGTAACTCCGGACTCTCTTTAATATCGGAGCAAAGCACCACTTTATTGTTTAAAAGTGTTTTCTTATCGGTAGCGGAGAGAGAGACAAGGCAAGTGACAGGATGAAGTGCTTCCTCTTCAATCATATCTTGCAGATTACCCTTTTCCGGATAATTCCATCCTATCATAGTTAAATTCTTGCAAGCACCGTAGTGGACAGCCGTACTTGAGAATTTAGTGTTGGTAACAAGCCAACTGTCTGTGATAGAGCGGTTAGTGCCACCATAATTGAAAACATTTTCTTTAAGGTCATCAAAACGCGCTTTGATATAGAGCACAACCTTCAAATCCGATTTGATGCCAAACTCGTTATGAAATTTGGCTTCTACCATGATAAGTTTCTTGTCGTTATAAGCCACCACATCCACTTCGTGGGGTACACATCCTCCAAGCACTGTTTGACGAGTCTCGCACTTGAATCCTTTGGCTTTAAGCACCTCGGCTACGAAATCTTCGAATGGAAATCCTGACGGCCCAAGAGCCATAATTGCGCTACGTAGAGAGTAACGTCTGGCAACTGGCTTGTTGATTTTTGCAAGTATTGAAAAGGTATGTCTATAAAGCTCGCTTGTAGTCACTTCATCATGAAGTTCTGGCAAAACGTGCGCCAACACTTGTTCTGCCACTTCCTTCGTCGCCCCAGCGCGAAGAAGTGAAGCGCGGACTTTCTCCGGATTGAAGACTTCGCGTTCACCCGACGCCTTGACTATCATTATTTGTTCCGACATTTCTGACATATTGCAATTATACCTTATGAAATTTTATCCATCACTCCTCCACCAAGACAAATCTCGCTGTCGCCTGCTTGTGCAGACAAATAAAATACTATCGACTGACCTAGAGAAAGTCCGCGCACTGGTTCTCCAAATTCTACAACCAATTTCTTGTCAACAAGCGAGAGAATGATCGGCAACTTTTTGCCGCGATATCGAATTCTGGCAAAAAACGACGGATCTTTCGGTTCATCGATCCAGTTGACGTTTTGAATCGTGACTTTAGTTGGTGACAGCGATTCTATCTCCGATATCGCATTTGAAACTGTAATAGTATTGTCTCTCAAATCCTTCGATACTACGTAGTATGCCCCGCCCTCCGGCTTCTTCTTATGGACGTCAAAGCCATGTCTCTCTCCAATGGTATAGAACAGAGCCCCACGATGCGAACCAATGACCTCACCATTTATACTTAAAACATCCCCTGATTTGACATCGATAAAATGAGAAAGAAATTCCTCCATAGTCACGTTACCAATAAAGCAAATACCCTGACTATCCTTCTTTTCCGATACAGGTAAGTGAAACTTGCGAGCGAGTTTGCGCACCTCACTCTTCTCTAAACTTCCAACTGGAAAGAGAGTGTGAGATAAATCATCTTGAGTCAGAGTCCAGAGAAAATATGACTGATCTTTTTCTTTATCTTTCCCTTCTAGGAGTAACCGAGGTTCGACCTCGGAGATTCCGAGGTCGAACCTCGGTATAATCTGGGCATAATGTCCTGTGGCAATATAATCTGCTCCCATCTCTTTGGCCTTTTTCCAGAAAGCTCCAAATTTGATTTCTTTATTACAAAGTACATCTGGATTCGGAGTTCGGCCGACCTTATATTCATCTAATATTTCATCCACCACACCTTTTTTATATTCTTTTTCGAAATCAAAAAAAAGAAAAGGAATATCAAGCACGGTGGCTACTCTCATAGCATCACGTCGCTCTTCTCTCCAACTGCAGGGTAGGAAATCAGGTTGCCAGACTTTGATAAAGACGCCTGTAACATCAAACCCTTGCGACTTGAGAAGAGCGGCCGAAACAGCACTGTCTACCCCACCCGACAGGCCTACAAATACTTTCTTCGTCCCGCGAATCCTTGCTTGCCCGACATAGCTTTGGCGTAGCGAGGGCGAAGTGGGATTACCGCTTCTTGATGTATTTAAGTTTTTTTGCCACATGTTCATCGAAGGTACGAGAATAATGCGTCTGCCCATCGTCTCCTGTCAAGAAATAGAGATACGAAGTGATGGCGGGACGCAGAGCCGCAACGATACTGTCAAATCCCGGATTCGAAATAGGCCTTGGTGGAAAACCTGTATGTTTATAGGTATCTGGGTCAGAATCTACTTGGAGAGGCATACCGAGTTCAAGGCGTTTCCAGAGAATACCGGAAACAATTTCTTTGTCTTCTTTTGATTTGACTTCACTTTCTACAATTGAAGCCATTTTTACAATATCGTCGAGTAAATGACCAGAGTCTCTAATTTCTCCAGACAAACTGGAAATCTTTCTGTCAAAATTGTTTGTAAGTAAAAGAATGGTGGAGGAAGCAGTGATATTTACGGGAACAAAATAAGTATCAGGAAAAAGATATCCTTCCGACGCTTTGGAAAGAAAATTCGCGTGATCAAAGAATGGAAACTTCTCATCAAAAAGTTCAGAGATATCACTCGCAGTAAAGCCTTCGGGAATGGTTAATCTGACTGTTTCTATATCGTAATAGCCATGGAATACGCGCCAGACAACCAAAAAGACGTTCTGGGGACGGTGCATATAGTATTGTCCAGCTTTCATGTCACGTTCTCCACCGAGCATAATGGCTGTTATACGGAACCATAATGGGGAACGCACCACTTTATCTCTTCGCAATTTTTCTGCTAGCCCATGAAGTCCAGTACCTTCCGGAATAGTGACAACCGAGTCAGAAGGAAAAGAAAATGGCGGTACAATCTGCCAAAAGCAGGCGAGAAACAGAACTGTCCCCACGATAAAAATCTGAATCCTCGACATTATACGGGCAAATTCGCTGGGGCCTGCGCCTTCTTCGAAGGTACGCGGGTAAGAGTCGGGGTAGTAGCCACTGCTCCTGGAAAGTGGAAGATAGTGGCCAACTCTTCAACCGTAAGCACATAAGGTTTGCCGTTTAAATTCTTATAAGGAACATCAAAAAATGACCGCCGTTTGTAAGCGTCAATGTGCGTCCTTTTTAATCGGTTTTCTATAATTTTATTAAAATCTGTCCAAGGATAATCTGTACTCATAAATACATGAGGCCGAATACCGTTGAGATTTTTGGAGCCAAACTGTCGCATACTACCAATGATTCCCGCACCTCGTGTCTTGTCGAAGATGTCAATCGGCGCAATATAGGCAACTCTTACCATGGAATTGAAAGCTAGTTTTCCAGCATTGCGTTCAATAGCTTTAATCGTGTCATCTTGAGTTTTAGTAAGATATGGAATAAGTAGAGGTTTATCTGGCTTCGGTGTGACGAGTGAATCTTTTTCGATTATTTTTTTCATCTCTTTCTTAATACCTTCTTGCCAATCCGGCTTTGAGAAAAGATGTGCATCTTGAAGTCCCTCTTTACGATGGCCTTGAATTAAGATTTGAATCCCGGCCAATTCCCCGGGTTTCAGAGAACCAAGATATTCCAACACTGGCACAATAGGGTCTACTATCTCTTCTTGTTCCTTGTTGCCTTTATCAAGTTCATAATCGATATAAGTCTTAATAGGATACGCATCCGGCTTAACAAGTCTCGTAGTAATACCAAACACTTTTGCTTTTTCCGGATCGTAGACCATCTTTAGAGCGTAATCTTCGGCTTCGAAGACTTCGGCCCCCGGATACTGGGCATAAATTCTCGATTCTATAATGTTTTTCCACTTGGAAAGTGCCCATATGAAGAATTTAACTTCTCCACCAATAGAAACAATCTCCAGAGAGAAAAAATCTCTAACACGCCCCTCAATAAAAACATCTGTCAATGTACCAACTATATCTTCCCATAGACCTTCCAGCACCATCTCCATGGCAGCCGGTGATTTATCTATAATTCTGGGCAGCTTGATTTCCAAAAGGACACTGCCTTGACTCCTGATCCATTCCCTTCGTTTATAGGAGAGCCAAATATTAAAAAAGAGGGTAACCATAAAGAGAGGCAACCAGATAGGCCAGGTCGTCGTGATATATCCCCAAGCCTTCTCATAAAAATCAGCTTGGAAAAGAGAAATAAAATTCTCTATCATTACTCAATTCTACACGTTATGATAGCGGTTGTCTCGGTCTTTCTTAAAATATTTTGAATTTTGGAGGTTTACTAGGATGGTGTTCTCTTTGACGTAGCGTTCTTTGAGCACTTTTTCAATAATCTTCTCTTTAGACATGGGACCTTCTTTTTCCAAAATCTTTCTAACAACATCCTTAACCACGCCCGACATATACCCCCATTCAGAAAGAGCATAAAGTCCGCGGCCAACCAAGACAAATCTCGGGTCTTTAATAAGTTCATTGTGGGTAGTGGCCACATGCGCCTTTTTGTTAAAGTAGAGAGTGATAGCTTTAGCTACCTCTTTGAAATGTATAGGCGAGCCATGCTTTCTAATGACCAAAAAAGCATAATCGCGCATACCTTTAGCATTGACGTTCGGAGAAGAAGAACGACCCCACTCACCTAATGGGTTCTTGCCTATTTTGTGAGAGATGGAGAGCCAACGCTTGATCACTTCGTCATTCTTATATTTTTCATTCAAATCCTTAACCTCTTCGAGGAAAGAACTAATGAGATCGCTCTCGACTACTAACTCATCATCGGAGAGCTTAGAGTACAGTTTGCGGAGGGCGTTTTTAATTTTTTCTGACAATTCTACATCAACGTGCCAGCGATGTCTGAATTCTTCGTCCTCTTTCTCGCGTTTGAATCCCTCACCAATAGTTAATAGAAAATGAAAATGGTTTTGGACGCTTAAATCTTTACTAAAGTGTTTCAAAAGATCTTTTTCTACCACTAGCCCGCCCAAATCGAGAATAACCTCTTTCAGCTCGGTAAATATTGATTCGGAATCTTTATAAACTTTCGATTTGCGAATAGTGGCAAGTGAGTGGTTCTCAATCTGACGAACACGTTCGCGAGTAATATTGTATTTCTTTCCGATGGCATCGAGAGTAAGCCGAATTGCTTTGGGTCCCAGTCCATATCGGCTAGCCAAAACATCTTGCCCGCGCTTGGTAAGAATTGACAGAAGATGTCGAGTGGCCTCTTTGGGTTTAAAGCTTAAAGTAATCTTTTCGTTCATAGCTTATCGTATTTGTATCATTATACACTATGGGTGTCAAGTGACAATACTGATAATCTTTCCGGGCACGAAAATTACCTTCTTTGGTTCTTTGTCATCGAGCCATTTTTTCACTTCCGGCAACGCCAATATTATCGCCTTAATTTCCTCTTCGTTTTGGGCGCGATGAAAAATCAGACTTGTTCTGACTTTACCATTGATCTGTACTGCCAGAGTAATTTCGTCCTTTTCAATACTCTTCGGGTCGTAAGTTGGCCAGTTTTGCGTATGAATAGAATCTTTGTGCCCAAGAGTTGTCCACAATTCCTCTGTAATATGCGGCGCAAACGGCGCCAAGAGAAGAAGAAGGGTTTCAAATTCTTTTTGAGTAATCTTTTCCTGTTTGTCCAGAATATTGACATAAATCATGAGAGCGGAAACGGCGGTATTGAACTCCATCGACTCAATATCATCAGAAACTTTTTTGATAGTCGAATGTATTAACACATTGGAGGTTGAGCCTCCAAGTGTACTTGGAGGCTCAACCTCCAAGTCTGAAACTTTTTCCTTCAAACGCCAAACTTTCTCCAGAAACCGGCGCGGACCGACAAGCGCCGACTCACTCCACGCAATAGCTTGTTCAAATGGACCCATAAACATTTCGTAGAGTCTTAGGGTGTCCGCGCCAAATTGATCGACAATGCTGTCTGGATTAATGACATTGCCTTTGGACTTACTCATC